>OEPA01000001.1_pt1 | contig 35814 bp, 28 predicted proteins | sample 1539501 | NCBI WGS metagenome assembly OEPA01 (sample SAMN02393684, study PRJEB22366) | soil metagenome | biome: freshwater stream | place: Canada: Laurel Creek, Waterloo, ON
TTTTCCGCTGCATAACCCTGCTTCGGGGTCATTATAGCGATTTTTTCGGTATATCCATCCTTTTTCGCACGATATACAGGATTTTGCCAAAGGGTTCGTGTAGACTTTCCTTGGTGTATCCAACGGCGTCAGCCGGGCAGGATAGGTGAAGTAGGCCCACCCGCGAGCGGGTGTTCCTTCTTCACTGTCCCTTATTCGCACCTGGCGGTGCTCAACGGGAATCCTGCTCTGCGAGGCTGGCCGGCTACCGCCGGCGTAACAGATGAGGGCAAGCGGATGGCTGATGAAACCAAGCCAACCAGGAAGGGCAGCCCACCTATCAAGGTGTACTGCCTTCCAGACGAACGAAGAGCGATTGAGGAAAAGGCGGCGGCGGCCGGCATGAGCCTGTCGGCCTACCTGCTGGCCGTCGGCCAGGGCTACAAAATCACGGGCGTCGTGGACTATGAGCACGTCCGCGAGCTGGCCCGCATCAATGGCGACCTGGGCCGCCTGGGCGGCCTGCTGAAACTCTGGCTCACCGACGACCCGCGCACGGCGCGGTTCGGTGATGCCACGATCCTCGCCCTGCTGGCGAAGATCGAAGAGAAGCAGGACGAGCTTGGCAAGGTCATGATGGGCGTGGTCCGCCCGAGGGCAGAGCCATGACTTTTTTAGCCGCTAAAACGGCCGGGGGGTGCGCGTGATTGCCAAGCACGTCCCCATGCGCTCCATCAAGAAGAGCGACTTCGCGGAGCTGGTGAAGTACATCACCGACGAGCAAGGCAAGACCGAGCGCCCAATACGCAAACCGCCTCTCCCCGCGCGTTGGCCGATTCATTAATGCAGCTGGCACGACAGGTTTCCCGACTGGAAAGCGGGCAGTGAGCGCAACGCAATTAATGTGAGTTAGCTCACTCATTAGGCACCCCAGGCTTTACACTTTATGCTTCCGGCTCGTATGTTGTGTGGAATTGTGAGCGGATAACAATTTCACACAGGAAACAGCTATGACCATGATTACGCCAAGCTTGGCTGCAGGTCGACGGATCCGCTGGACCCGTCGAACAAGGCCAATCGCTGTCAGTCGCGCGTCCCGGCGCGATAGACGCTACTGCTTGACGAACTTCACGAGCGCGCCGTTGACCGAGTCGGCGACGAAGAGCTCCTGCTTGGGGCTGACGGCGATGAAGTGGGCTTCGCCGAATTCGCCGGGCCCCTTGCCGGGGCGCCCGACCACGGCCAGCACCTTGCCGGCCAGATCCATCCGCACGACCTGGCCCGCGAAGCCGTTGACCATGTAGACGTACTCGCGGCCGATGTCCATCGCGCAGGGCAGCCCGGCGTACTTCATCTCCCGGACGAACGTGCCCTGCTGATCGAAAACCTGGATGCGCTGGTTTTCACGGTCGGCCACCCACAGCAGCCCCTTGGCGTCGATGGCCACGCCGTGCGCCACCTGAAACTGGCCCGGACCGGCGCCCTTGCCGCCCCACTGGGCGAGGAGGCGCCCGGTCTTGTCGAACTTGAGCACCCTGGCGTCGCCCCGCTCACCCGGAGTGTGACCCTGCGCGATGAAGATGTCGCCGCTCTCGGCCACGACGACGTCGTTCGGCTGATTGAGCTTGCGCGAGCCCGCCGCCTCGTTCCACTCGCCGGCCTCGCCCGCGGTGCCGAGGGTCAGCAGCAGCTGGCCGTCGCGGCTGAACTTGCGGACGGTATGCGCCCCGACGTCGCCCGCCCACAGGTTGCCCTCGCGATCGATCCGCAGCCCGTGCGCGCGCGTGAAGAGCTTCTCGCCGAACGAGCGCACGTAGGCGCCGTTCTGGTCGAACTCGAAGAACGCCACGGCGCCGCGCGTGAGCACCCACAGGTGCCCCCTGGCGTCGAAGGCGACGGCCGCGGTGGCCCCCATCGTGACGCCCTCGGGCAGCGTCACGGCCGAGGGCGCGGCCACGTAGTCCATGGCAGGCGCCTGCTGCGGCACCAGCAGCGCGGGATCCGACGGGCGCTGCGCAATCAGAGGCCCAGCCAGGAGCAGGACGATGACGGCGGTGACGGCGTTCTTCATGGCGCCGGCAACTATACCGCCAGCGTGCCTGGCGCTCCAGGGCGGCCTGAAGGCCGCCCTCTACGTACGTAGCGGGTGGTCTTTAGACCGCCCGGCGTCACGGCGCGGCTAAAGCCGGCCCCCACGAAGTCAGGGCGTCACAGTCACTGCCGCGCTGGCTGTCTTGCTGGGATCGGCGACGGACGTGGCGCTGACACTCACCGTGGCGGGCGACGGCACGCGGCGCGGCGCGGTGTAGACGCCCTTCCCACTCACGCGTCCAACCGTGGTGTTGCCGCTGACGATGCCGTTCACCTTCCAGACCACCGATGTGTTCGACGTGCCGGTCACCGTCGCGGTGAACTGCCGCGTCCGTTTGACGCGCACCGTGGCGCTCGCCGGCGACACCGTGATGCCGACCGCGGGCGGAGCCGTCACCGTGACCGACACGCTGTTCGACACCGTGCCGTCCGTCATGGTGGCCACGACCGGCACCGGCCCGGCAGCCGACGCCGTCCCGCTGGCGGTCAGCCTGACCGAGGAGACGAACGCCGTCGAGAGCGGCGCGCCGCCGAACGACACCACCGCGCCGGGCGTGAAGCCGGCGCCGTTGACGGTCAACGTGAACGGCCCGGCCGGAAACGACGACGGGCTCACGGAGGTGATCGAGGGCAGCGGCAGCACGGTGACCGTCGCCGACCCGCTCGCGGTCGGCACCGCCACGCTGGTGGCACGCACGGTCACCACGCCCCCGCTCGGGACGGCCGCGGGCGCGAGATAGCGGCCGCTCGCGTCGATGGTGCCCACGCCGCCGTCCCCGCCCGGGACGTCGTTGACGCTCCACGTCACGCCTCCCGTGGTACCGGTCACGGTGGCCGCGAACGCCCGCAGCTGGCCCACCCGCACAGACGCCGACGACGGCGTCACCGTGACGGTGGTGCCGTTCTGGAGCGCGGCGCCCGAGTCCGGGCTGATGCGCAGCACGGTCGCATCGACAGCCTCGAAGTTCGAGCCGAGCAGCTGCGAGAGCGTGTGGAGGTTGTCGTCGTTCCAGCGGGGGTCGGGCTTGCCCGAGATGAACCAGGCCGACCCGTTGTCGGCGAGGATGATGCCGTATTTCTTCATCGCCCGCAGGATCACCTGCACGTCGGCGGGGAACGGCGAGATGTCGAACGAGGCCTTGAGCCGGAAGCGCTCCCCCATGCGCGGATACTGCGTGCCGGTGAGCGACGACGCGTAGTGCCGCGCGGGCCACACGAACTCGCGGCGCGTCTGCGGCGCCGTGAAACGGATGGCGTGGCGGATCTCGCCGCTCAGCACCTCGTCCGCGGTGACGAGGCCCGGCATGATCGGGAGCCCGGCGGCGTCGGCCGACGTCCACGTGAGCGGCCGCAGCGCGTTCGAGCGCAGATCGAAGATGGCGCCCGAGTCGGCTGTCCACGACGACGGCTGCGGGAACGCGCGATACAGCTCGTAGAGGATGCAGTTGGTCGTGTCCACGGCAATCGCATGACGGTCGCCGGTGGCGTTGGGCCCACCCTCGATCGGGGCGGTCAACGGCACGGCGTACGGTCCGGGGTCGCTCTCGTCGTCGTAGAGGAACGAGGCCGGATACTTCGTCTGGGTGCCGGGCACCGTGACGAACGGGATGCCGATGGGGCCGCCGTCCCACATCCCGGCGCCGAAATCGGCGTGGAAGCCGCGGCTGGCGCCGATGGTGTTCACCATCGTCGCCGAGTTGGCGAGCAGCGGCAGCGTGTCCACGGGGGTGTTCCAGATGTTGTCGGCGGGCAGCACGGGACAGCCGCCAATCATCTGTTGCGCCGAGGCCGGGGCGGTGAGCACCGCCACCATCAAGGCAGTCATCGCCGCTGCTCGGATTGCCGCTGCTCGCGTCATGGCCGCGGGAGACCGCAACAGACGTGCCGGTCGAGGCCTGCAAGGATTTCGCCCGGGCGGTCGTATTCTCAGCAACGGAATTGGTGCGGCGCGTGCAGTTTTGACAGGAATCCGCCTCGAAACGCTACTCGCCCGCGCGCTAAGATCAGCCGTCGATCGCGGGGGACGATACGTGACCCATTCGAAACTCGTGGTGTTGTTGGCAGGCCTTCTGGTCGGCGGTGTCCTTGGCGGGATGCCGCTGGTGGATGCGCAGGGGCGCGGCCGCGCCGGCGGACCTGGCGGACCCGGAGGCGCGCCGAGCGCGCCCCTCAAGGGCACCGTCGAGCAGATCGTCGTGCACGGCCGATCGCTCGAGGGCAACCTCGAAGGCGACTCGCCCGATCGCGAGGCCTCGGTTTATCTGCCGCCGAGCTACGCCACGTCGCCGACGCGCCGCTATCCGGTGCTCTATCTGCTCCATGGCTACGGCGGACGGCAGGACACGTTCACCACCCGCCTCGCCAGCCTGGCCGACAGCCACGATCGCCTGGCTGCCGCGCAGGGGTTCAGCGAGTTCATCGTCGTGACGCCGAGCGCCTACACGCTGCACAAGGGCAGCATGTATTCCGTGTCGCCGACCATCGGCGACTGGGAGCGCTTCATCGCCGAGGACCTCGTGGCCTACATGGACGGCCACTACCGCACGCTCGCCACGCGCATGAGCCGCGGGCTGGCGGGACACTCGATGGGCGGCTACGGCGCGCTGCGCATCGGCATGAAGCGGCCGGACGTGTTTCTGTCGCTCTATCTCATGAGCTCGTGCTGCCTGACGGCAAACCGCAACCCGAACCCCGAGGCGATGGCGGCGTCGGCGGCGATCACGACGCGCGAGCAGGCGGTGGAAGCGGCGGCGGCACCCGGCTTCGGTCCGTCAACCAGCCTGGCCTCGGCGGCCGCGTGGTCACCAAACCCGGCGAATCCCCCGCTCTTCCTGGATCTGCCGGTCAAGGACGGCAAGGTGCGGCCGGAGATCGTGGCGAAGTGGGTGGCCAACGCGCCGCTCGAGATGCTCGAGGCCCATGCGGCGGCGCTCAACCGCTACTACGCGATTGCCGTCGACGTCGGCGCGCAGGACCCGCTGCTGGCATCGAACCAGCGGTTGCACGAGGCGCTGACGCGGCTGCACGTGCCGCACTACTACGAGGAATACGAGGGCGACCACACCAACAAGGTGCGCGAGCGCATCGAGCGCAACGTGCTGCCGTTCTTCGCGAAGAACCTCGCGTCGCCCGTGAACCCCACGTCGCCGCTGCCTGAGAAGTAGGGTCCGCCTTTAGGCGGACCTCTCCGAGCCGCCTGAAGGCGGCCCCCACTGGCAAGTGCCTTCGCTGAGGCGGGTCTAAAGACCCGCGGCCACGGCGTTAGCGCGTGCCGAGGCGGGCGACGGGCTCGATGCGCACGACCGGCGTCGGCTTGCCGTCGCGGTCGTCGGTGACGATGTAGATGAAGCCGTCGGGGCCCTGCCGGATGTCGCGGACGCGGCCCTGGCGCTGCACGAGCAGCTCCTCGTTGACGACCGCGCGCCCGTTCAGCGTGAGGCGCGACAGCTGCTGCGAGGCCATCCCGCCGATGAACAGGTTCCCCTTCCACTCCGGGAACTTGTCGCCGGTGTAGAACATCATGGCCGAGATGCCGATCGACGGCACCCAGATCTTGGCCGGCTGCTCCATCCCGTCGCGGTGCGTGCCGCGATGGATGGCCAGGCCCGTGGTGTAGTTCACGCCGAAGCCGATCACCGGCCAGCCGTAGTTCTTGCCCGGCTCGATGCGATTGAGCTCGTCGCCGCCTTGCGGTCCGTGCTCGTCGGCCCACAGCTCGCCGGTGTCGGGATGAATCGCCAGCCCCTGCACGTTGCGATGGCCGTAGCTCCAGATCTCGGGCTTCGCGCCCGCACGCGACACGAACGGGTTGTCGGTGGGCACGCGGCCGTCGTCGTGCAGGCGCACGATCTTGCCGTGATGGTTCGTCAGGTCCTGTGCCGGATGCTTCTCGAGGTCGCCCTGGGGCGGCACCTGCCGATCGCCAGCCGACAAGAACAGATACCCGTTGCGATCGAAGGCGAGCTTGCCGCTGTAGTGCCCCTGGCCCTGCGACACCGCCTCGAACAGCGTCTGCACCTGCGTCAGGCGATCGTTCTCGAAGCGCCCGCGCACCAGCGCCGTCCGCGACTCGGTGTCGGTGGCGCCCGGCTTGGAGAACGTCAGGTAGACCAGGCGGTTCGACGCGAAGTTCGGGTGCGGCATCACCTCGAGCAAGCCGCCCTGCCGCGAGTGGAAGACCGCCGGCACGCCCTCGACTGGTGTCGGCAGGAGCTTGCCCTGCCGCAGGATGCGCAGCCGTCCGGGACGCTCGGTGATGAGCGCGTCGCCGCCAGGCAGGAACGCGATCGCCCACGGCTGGACCAGGTTCTCCGCCACGGTCACGACCTTGTAGTCGTGGAACGTCGAGCGGGAGACCGATTGTGCCGAAAGCACCACCGAGACCGTCGCGATCAGACCCGCCGTCGCCAGAAGTAGACCCGTTCGTCGCATGAGAAGCTCCCCTTGCTGCCGCGTTCCCGTTGCCGCGACTATAACGGATTCCGGGCGTGTCCGGCCCACCTTCCCTTCACAAACCATTTACCTTACTATGTTTGCTAAATGGCGAAGCGCGAGAGCCCCGGCCAGTTCGAGCAGGTCGTCCTCACGGCCGTTCTGACCCTTGGGTCCGACGCGTACGGCGTCTCCATCTTCCGGCGTGCGCAGGAGCTGGTGGCTCCGCGAACCGTGTCGCTCGGCGCCGTCTACGTGACGCTGGATCGCATGGAGGACAAGGGCTACCTGACCTCGTGGCTGTCGGACCCGACGCCGGAGCGCGGCGGCCGGGCGAAGCGCCGCTACAAGCTGCAGCCGTCGGGCGAAGTGGCCTTGCAGGAATCCGCGGCGACCGCGCGCCGGATGTGGGAAGCCATCGCGTCGGCCCTGGGGCCCGGTTGGCTGACCGCGCGGAACTGAGGACGGAGCTCGTCTGATGCCCTATCACCCTTCCCGCCGCCTCGAGGCCGTCTTCTCCGCGTTGATACCGCCGTCTGCCCGCGAGCACGTGCTCGGCGACCTGGCCGAGTGCGCCCACACCCGATGGCAGTACCTCACGGCGTTCGCGGCCGTGCTCCCGCGGATCGTGTTCTCGGAAACGCAGCGAAAGCTCCGCGCCGGTACCGGTGTGGGGCTCATGGCCGGCCTCTCGGCCGCGTCGCTCGCCGGCGCCGCGCTCGTCACGCGCGGCCGCGCGCTCGCGGAGGCCGGCGAGTGGATCCGGCTCCGCGAGGTGCCCGCGCGCTATCAGGCACGACTGGTGACGCCGACGCGTACGGCCGGATCGATCGTGCTCGACGTGCCGACGAGCGATCCGCGCATCCAGGCCGTGCTCGAGGCGTTTACCGATCCGTCGCGGGCCCTGGACGAGAGCGACCTCGATCTGCTGGACGCGGCGGCACAACTCGGCGGACTGGTGCTCGAGGCGTGCCGGGTCAAGCCGCCGTCGCCGCACCGCTTGCGCGACGGCGCGGCGCCGCTCATCGGGTCGAGTCCGGGCATGGAGGGATTGCGGCAGCGCGTCGAACGGGTGGCGACGACGGACTTCACCGCCCTGATCGAGGGCGAGAGTGGTACGGGCAAGGAGCTCGTGGCACGGCAGATCCACGAGCTGAGCCGGCGGCGGCGCGGCCCCTTCGTGGCGGTCAACTGCGCGGCAGTCGTCGAGACGCTGCTCGAGGCCGAGCTCTTCGGCATCGAAGAACGAACCGCGACCGGAGTGCGCGGCCGCCGCGGCAAGTTCGAGCACTCCGACATGGGCACGCTCTTTCTCGACGAAGTGTCCGACCTGTCGCTGTCGGCGCAGGCGAAACTGCTGCGGGCGGTGCAGGATCTGGCGGTCGAACGCGTCGGAGGCACAGGCAGCAAACGGGTCAACACGCGCATCGTGGCGGCGACCAACCGTCCACTCTCGGACATGGTGGACAAGGGACTCTTCCGCGCCGACCTGTACTACCGGTTGAGCGGCGTCGAAATCCGCGTGCCGCCGCTGCGGGAGCGTCGTGACGACGTCACCGAGCTGGCGCGCTATTTCCTCGCGCGTCACGGCCACGTGCGTGAGCTGTCGCTCTCGGACGGGGCGCTCGACGCCCTGCGGCTCCACCGCTGGCCCGGCAACGTACGCGAGCTCGAACGGGTAATCGAGCGTGCGGTGGCTCTCGCCGAGTCCGATCGCATCGAACTCGACGACCTGCCGCCGCAGGTGCGCGGCGAGTACGCCGAAGTGCTCGCGCCGTCACTGGCGCGCACCGAGACCATGCGGGCCTGGGGCAGCCGCTACGCGCGGCTCGTCTTCGAGCGGTGCGGCCGCAACAAACGCCACGCCTGCCGGCTGCTCGACATCAGCTATCACACGCTCCAGGCGTATCTCCGCTACGCAACCAAGGACGCCGGCGGCTCGCCGAAGCAGGTACCCGCATGGGCGCGGGTGCCCACCGACGAGGCCGAGACCGCCGCCAAGGAGTAGCGTGCGCACGTTCTTCTTCCTGGTGGCGTTCTTCCACGCCGCACCGCCGGTCACCCGGCCTATCGTCATGGCGTTGTGCACCGCGGCCGGCGTCGGCTGCGCGGCGATGACGACCGGATTGGTATCGGGCCGCACGGTACTCACGCCGATCCTGGTGCTGCAGATCTTTGCAGCGTCGTCGGGCTTCGATCTGGCGTTGCGCCGGGGCTTCTACGATCTGGTGCTGACCCGCGGTGTGCCGGCACCGGCGCTGCTGACGGCGCACTGGATCGCCTCGATTGCCCCCGGCGTGGCGATCTGGCTGGCGGTGGCGGCCATCGAGCCGATGGTGTCGAGAACGTCACCCTCGGCACTGACATCGGGCAGCCTTGTCGCGTTGGGCCTCGCCTCGACTCTCCCGTGGGCGTTGACGACGCCGCTGCCACGCTTCGCGGCCGCCATCGGCTGGCTGATGCTGCTCGTCACGTCGCTCGCGGTCGTTCCCTCCGGCCAGGCGGATCTGGTGGCGTCGTTGCGGGCGCCCCACGCCAGTGCGGTGGGCGCGCTGGCGGTCGTGGCGTACCCGATGGCGCTCATCGGCCTCGACGCCACGGATCTGCCGGCCGGCACGCTCGGGCCGGGTCTCCTGTGCGCCATCGCGTCGGTCGCCGGCGTCCTCGTGTGGCACCGCCGCACCCACGCGCCGCTGGAGACCGTCGCGTGATCGACGTCGTGCTGTCGGTCCGGCAGCTGTCCGCTTCGCGGAACCGCCGCCTGCTGGCGCAGGGCGTGTCGTTCGAGCTACGACAGGGACAGGTGCTCGGCGTCGTGGGCGCCAACGGTTCCGGCAAGACGACACTCTTGCGCACGCTGGTCGGCTTCGTGCCGCCGGTGGCAGGGGAGGTCCGCATCGACGGCCGGCTGCCTCCCGGAGCGCTGCGAGAGGCCCCGACGGCGTACTTCGCGGGCGAAGCGACACTGCCGGGGTTCGTCCGGGCGTCGGCGTGGGGCAATCTGGGCACCGGCGAAGTGGTCATGACCGAGACGCGACGCATCCGCTCGCTCTCGCGCAGCACGCGGCAGCGGCTCGGCCTTCGTACCGCTCTCGGCCGCCATCCGCTGCGGCTGATCGTCCTCGACGACCCCTGGGACGGCCTCGACCCGGATGCCACCCGCTGGCTGAGCTCGACACTCGAGACCAAGCGCGACCGCGGCGCCGCCGTCGTGCTGTCCTCGCCGCGGCTGTCCGACCTCGCCGGGATCTGCGACAAGTATCTGTTCCTGACCGGCACGACACCGATGCTGGTGCGAGCGCACGAGATCTCGCGCTCCGGCGCCGTCACTGCCGAGCAGTTACTGGAAACCTTCGACCGCTGCCGCGACCAGCCCACGACCGCGATCGCCTTGACCGACGGGTCGGTGCGCTCGCCCGACGACGACGAAACCTGACAATCAGGTCGCTGCCTGACGTGGCTGCGGGCCGCTCTTTCCGAGTCTGGATGGTCTTGCCGATCATCTCAACCGGCTGAAACGATCGCGGTTTGTCGAAGCCGACGGGCGCTCAGAGCCTCAATGAAATCGCGCCGCGTCTTGCCACCAGCGCGGCGCAGTAGTACCGTCGATGGGTTCGCATGTCCGACACCGCCGCTGCCGCTCTCAAGCCCACCCCTTTACACGCTCGACATCTCGCTTCCGGTGCCCGCATGGTGCCGTACGCCGGCTGGGACATGCCGGTGGAGTACTCGGGCATCACGGCTGAGCACATGGCGGTCCGCACGCGCGCCGGGCTGTTCGACGTCAGCCACATGGGCGAGATCGAGATCGCGGGCAAGGACGCGGTCGCCACGGTGCAGCACCTGACGTGCAACGACGCGAGCCGTCTGAAGCAGGGTCGGGCGCATTACTCCGGCCTGCTCACCGCAGATGGCACCTACGTGGACGACGTCCTTGTCTACCGCCTGGGGCCCAACCACTTCATGCTGGTGGTCAACGCCGGCAACGCGGCGAAGGCCTACAGCTGGATTGTCGAGCAGGCCAAGACGGTAGGGGAGGCGGCGATCGTCGATTCGAGCGCCCGCTACGCGCTGCTCGCGGTGCAGGGGCCGGCTGCGCTCGACACGGTGCAACCGCTCACGGGCGCGGACCTCGGGTCACTGAAGCCGTACGCGTTCACCTACGGTGAGGTGGCGCAGGCGCGGGCCCTGATCTCGCGCACGGGCTACACCGGCGAAGACGGCTTCGAGATCTACGTGCCCCCGAACATGGCCGATCGCGTCTGGCAGGCGGTGCTGGAGCAGGGCAGCGCGGCCGGAGTGGTACCGTGCGGTCTCGGCGCCCGCGACACGCTGCGGCTCGAAGCGGCGATGCGTCTCTACGGCAACGACATCGACGACCGCACGACGCCGCTCGAAGCGGGGCTCGGGATGTTCGTCGGCTGGAACAAGCCGTCGTTCCTCGGCGCGGACCGCCTCCGGGCGCAGAAGGCCGCGGGTGTGGATCGCACGCTGGTCGGTCTCGAAATCACGGACCGCGGCATTGCCCGTCACGGCTACGCGGTGCTCAAGGACGGCGCCACGGTCGGCGTGGTCACGAGCGGCACGCAGACCCCGTTTCTGAAGAAGGCCATCGCGATGGCCTACGTGCCGCCGCCGCTGGCGGCTGCCGGCACGACCCTGGAGGTGGACATCCGCGGGCGCGCCTCCGCGGCGGTCGTCGTCGCCTTGCCGTTCTACAAACGCGCGCGCCAGAGCTGACCCCTATGTCCTATCCGACTGATCTGAAGTACACGAAAGACCACGAGTGGGTACGGATCTCGGGCGACACCGCCGAGGTCGGCATCACCGACTACGCACAGCAGCAACTCGGCGACGTCGTGTTCGTCGAGCTGCCGGCGGTCGGTACGACCGTCACGGCTGGCGCGCCCTTCGGCAACATCGAATCGGTGAAAGCGGTGTCGGAGCTGTTTGCCCCGGCCACGGGGCAGATCGTCGAGGTCAACGAGCAGCTGGCCAAAACCCCCGAAGACTTGAACGCCCGCCCGCACGACACGTGGATGGTCCGCATCCGCCTGCAGGGCGGCGTGCCCGACGGCCTCCTCGATAGCGCCCAGTACGAGGCGCTCCTGGCCTAGTGTCCACTGGTGCCCACACCGGCTGACGCCTCGTCCTTCGCTCGCCGCCACATCGGCCCGTCGCCCGAGGACCGCGAGGCGATGCTGCGCGTCGTCGGCGCGCCGTCGCTCGAGGCGCTGGCAGGCGAGATCGTCCCCCCGGACATTCGCCTCGACGCGCCGCTGACGCTGCCGCCGCCGGAGACCGAGTACGCCTACCTGCGCCGGTTGAGCGAGATCGCCGCGCGCAACCGCGTGTTCCGCTCCTATATCGGGCTCGGGTACTCCGACACGGTGACGCCGCCGGTGATCCGCCGGATGATCCTCGAGAATCCCGGCTGGTACACACCGTACACGCCCTATCAATCGGAGATCGCGCAAGGCCGCCTGGAAGCGCTGCTCACGTTCCAGACCATGGTGATGGACCTGACGGCGATGGAGGTGGCCAACGCGTCGCTCCTCGACGAGGCGACGGGCGCGGCCGAAGCGATGGCCATGCTGCTGCGCGTGCGCAAGCCGCCCGCGGCGGGCGTCGCACCGGTCCTGCTGGTCGCCGACACGTGTTTTCCGCAGACGATCGCGGTGGTGCAGGGGCGCGCCGAGCCGCTGGGCGTCACGGTGCGGGTCGCGCCGATCGACGGTTTCAGCTTCGAGCCCGGCGTCTTCGGCGTGATCGTGCAGTCGCCCGACACCCATGGTGCCTTGATCGATCCAGCGCCGGTCATCGAGCGGGCGCACGCGGCCGGCGCCGGTGTGGCAGTCGGGGCCGACCTGCTCTCGCTGGCGCTGGTGAAGCCTCCCGGTGAACTGGGCGCCGACATCGTCTACGGCAGTGCCCAGCGCTTCGGCGTGCCGCTCGGCTACGGTGGGCCGCACGCCGGCTTCTTCGCCACCCGCCAGGCGTTCGTGCGCCAGATGCCGGGGCGGCTGATCGGCGTGTCGGTGGACTCGCACGGCCATCCGGCGTACCGCATGGCGCTCTCCACCCGCGAACAGCACATCCGGCGCGAGAAGGCCACGTCGAACATCTGCACGGCGCAGGCGCTGTTGGCGTCGATGGCGGCGATGTACGCGGTGTACCACGGGCCCGAGGGGCTGCGCGCCATCGCGCAGCGCGCGCACGATCAGGCCCGGACGCTCGAAGCGTCGCTGGAGGCGCTGGGCATCGCGCAACGCAACGCCGCCTATTTCGACACCTTGCGCATCGAGGTCCCTGGCGGCGTCGAGGCGGTTCGCGAGCGGGCGCTTCGTGCCGGCATCAACTTCCGCTATGACGGCCCGCACGAGATCGGCATTGCGCTCGACGAGACGGTGCTGGACGCGGATCTCGACGCGATCGTGTCGGTATTCTCCGGCGCTGCGGGAAAGGCGACGGCGCCCGCTTCGCCCGGCGCGCCGGCGCGCATCCCGCCGGCGCTGCAGCGGACCACACCCTTCCTCACGCACAGCGTCTTCAACAGCCACCGCTCCGAGACGCAGATGATGCGCTTCCTGCGGCGGCTGGAGCGCAAGGATCTCGGGCTCGACACCTCGATGATTCCGCTCGGCTCGTGCACGATGAAGCTGAACGCGGCGGCGGAGCTGCTGCCGATCACCTGGGGACCGTTCAGCCGCCTGCACCCGTTCGTGCCCGCAGATCAGGCCGAGGGCTATCAACAGGTGTTCGACGAGCTGTCAACCGCGCTGCGCGCCATCACCGGCTTCGCCGGCGTGTCGCTGCAGCCCAATTCTGGAGCGCAGGGCGAGTTCGCGGGGCTGCTGGTCATTCGCGCCTACCATCGCAGCCGCGGCGACGGCCGGCGCACGGTGGTGCTCATTCCGGCCTCGGCCCACGGCACCAATCCCGCCAGCGGCGTGCTGGCCGGTTTCCGCGTCGTGGTCGTCGCCAACGCCCCCGACGGCGGCGTCGACCTCGCCGATTTGAAGCGCAAGGCCGACGAGCACGCCGACACCCTGGCGTGCCTGATGATCACGTATCCGTCGACGCACGGCGTCTACGAGGCGGCCATCCGCGACATCTGCGCCATCGTGCACGAGCACGGTGGCCAGGTGTACATGGACGGCGCCAACATGAACGCGCAGGTCGGGCTCACCAGCCCGGCGCGCATCGGCGCCGACGTCTGCCACCTCAACCTGCACAAGACCTTCGCGATCCCGCACGGCGGGGGAGGGCCGGGCATGGGGCCGATCGCCGTCGCCCCGCACCTGGTGCCGTTCCTGCCCGGGCACCCGCTGGCGAGCGTCGGCGGCGCGCAGGCCATCGCCCCGGTCTCGGCCGCGCCGTGGGGCAGCGCCAGCATCCTGCTCGTCTCGCACGCGTACATCTGCCTGCTCGGTGCGGAGGGGATGACCGCGGCGACGCAGGTGGCGCTGCTCAACGCCAACTACATCAAGGCCCGGCTCGAGCCGCACTATCCCGTGCTCTACACCGGCGGGCACGGCCGGGTCGCGCACGAGCTGATCTTCGACCTGCGCGGGTTCAAGAGCGCCGGCATCGAGGAGATGGACGTGGCGAAGCGGCTGATCGACTACGGCTTTCACGCGCCGACGGTCTCGTTCCCGGTGGCGGGGACGCTGATGGTGGAGCCGACCGAAAGCGAAGACCGCGCCGAGATCGATCGCTTCTGCGAGGCAATGATCCAGATCCGCACGGAAATCGACGACGTGGTCTCGGGCCGGGCCGACCGGCAGGACAACCTGCTCACGCAGTCGCCGCACACCGCAGCCGCGGTGACGGCGAGCGAGTGGCCGCATCCCTATTCGCGCGAGGCCGCAGCGTTTCCGCTGCCGTACGTGCGCGTCCACAAATTCTGGCCGGCGGTCGGACGCGTGGACAACCCGTACGGCGACCGCAATTTCGTCTGCAGCTGTCCTCCGGTCGAAGAATACGCCTGACGCGCGATGCGGATTCTGAACGCCACGCAGATGCGCGAGGCCGACCGTCAGACGATCGAGGACGTCGGCATCGCCTCACTGGTCCTGATGGAGAACGCGGGACGGCAGGTGGTCTCGGCGATCGAGGCCGCTCACGAGGCTCGCCTCTCGGGCCGGGTGGCGATCCTGTGCGGCAAGGGCAATAACGGCGGCGACGGTTTCGTCGTGGCACGGACGCTGGCGCAGCGCGGCGTCGACGTGTCGGTGTTCCTCCTCGCCCCGGTCGCCTCGGTCAAGGGCGACGCGCGCGTCAACCTCGACATCCTCGGCCGTCTCGGCATCGGCGTGATGGAAGTGGACGACGAGCAGCGGTGGGAGCTGTACGCGTCGGAAGTGCAGCGCTGCTCGCTCATCGTCGACGCGATCGTCGGCACCGGCTTGAGCGCGCCGCTCGCGGGGCTGCTCGACACCGTAGTGGCCGACGTCAACGTGATGGGCATCCCCATCGTCTCGGTGGACCTGCCGAGCGGTCTGTCCGCCGATTCACCGCACCCGCTGGGGCAGTGCGTCTCGGCGGCGATGACGGTCACGCTGGCCGCGCCGAAGCTCTCGCTGGTGATGCCTCCGGGCGAGGATCAGGCCGGCGACGTGGTGATCGCCGACATCGGCATCCCCTACGACGTGATCGACGGCCTCGAAGGACGGCAGATCGAGCTGCTGACGCCGGAGCAGGTGCGCCTGCTGGTGCAGCCGCGCCCGGCCGACTCGCACAAGGGCGACTACGGCCGCGTGACCGTGGTGGGCGGGTCGCGCGGCAAGACCGGCGCGGCCCATCTGGCCGGGCTGGGCGCCCTGCGCTCGGGCGCCGGGCTGGTCACGATCGCCACACCCGCGTCGTGTCAGCCGATCATCGCCGCGCTCGCCGCCGAATACACCACGGAGGCGCTCGCCGAGGGCGGCGACGGACAGGTGGCCGAGGCGGCGGTGGAGACCGTGCTGGCGCTGCGGCACGATGTGATCGCGTGCGGGCCGGGGCTCGGGCGCGGCGAGGCGGCGCGGCGGTTTGTGCGGGCGTTGGTCGATCGGTCGCCGGTGCCGCTCGTGCTCGATGCCGACGCGGTGCTGGCGTTTGCCGACGATCCGGGGCAGCTCGTCGGCCGTGACGAGCGGCACATCGTGATCACGCCGCACCCCGGCGAGATGGCGCAGCTGCTCGGCCGCTCGATCGAGGAGGTTCAGAACAATCGCATCGAGATCGCGGGGGAGTTCGCGGTCACGCACCAGATCCACGTCGTCCTCAAGGGGCACCGGACCGTGATTGCGCATCCGTCCGGGCTCATCAGCCTCAACCCGACCGGCAACCCGGGCATGGCGACCGGCGGCACCGGCGATGTGCTCACCGGCATGGTGGCCGCGTGGCTGGCGCAACTGCTCGATGCGGACGCCGCCTGCAGCCTGGCGGTGTTCCTGCACGGCGCCGCGGGCGATCTGGCCGCCGCGCACGAGGGCCGGGTGTCGATGATCGCGGGCGACCTCCTGCACCACATCGGCCCGGCGCTCGAGCAGTTGACCGCCACACCCGGTGAGGCCGGCGGCAACGACTAGCGAGGCTGCGCCTCCCGACGACCATGCAGGCTCCGCCTCGCTAGTGCAGTGCCTAATTGCCCGCGCTTCGCGCGGGCGTAGACGTCTTGACCGGAACACATGACGCAAGATCAGGGATTCGGGCCGGTCAAAACGTCTAGTCCCGTGGCGGCGTCCGTTACGCGCTCGCAGGCCGACACCGAGCGCCTGGCCGAGGCGCTGGCCAGCCGGCTGCGGCCTGGCGACGTGATTCTTCTTTCGGGGACGCTCGGGGCCGGCAAGACCGCCTTCGTGCGCGGGCTCGCCCGCGGTCTCGGCATCGACGCCGACGAGGTCTCGAGCCCGACGTTCACCTTGCTGCACGAGTACGGCGGCGGACGGCTGCGGCTGTTTCACGCCGATCTCTACCGGCTCGGGTCTGGAGGCGCCGAGGATCTCGGCCTCGAAGAGGCCGGCGTCCGCGACGGCGTGCTCGCCATCGAGTGGCCCGATCGGCTCACGCGTCCCTTCCCGAACGCAATCGAGGTCACGTTCGCGGTGGTGGGCGACACCACGCGCGACATCCGCATCGGCCCCGATCGGCAGGACGACGACGAGGCGCCGTCGAGGCATTGACAGAAGCCAGAAGACGGCCGCACGATGCGCCAGGACAGGCCACGAGTGTCGACCGCTGCATGATTGCGCCACGACCCGCTGACGAAGAGACACGGCTGGCCGTACTTCGGCAGTACGGCGTGCTCGACACTCCGCCTGAGCAGGCGCTCGACGACCTGACCGCCCTTGCCGCCTACATCTGCAAGACGCCGATCTCCTTGATCACGCTCGTCGACGACAACCGGCAATGGTTCAAGTCTCGATTCGGGTTCGAGCCGAGCGAGACCACCCGGGACGTGTCGTTCTGCGCGCACCTGCTGCAGTCGGTGTCGCCGGTCGTGGTGGTGCCCGACACCTCGCTGGACCCACGCTTCGCCGACAACCCGTTCGTGGCGGGTCCGCCGCAGATCCGCTTCTATGCGGCGGCGCCGCTGCGCTCGCCGGAAGGGCAGGTGATCGGCACCATCTGCGTGGTGGACCTGGTGGCCCGTCAGCTCGACGAGGCGCAGATTGGCGCGCTCACGGCGCTCAGCCGCCAGGTGATGACGCAGCTCGAGCTGAAGCGGAACGCGCGCTTCCTGATCGACCGTGACGAGCAGCTGCGGCTGGCCCTCGACGCGGCGCACATGGGCACGTTCCAAGGGGACATCGTCGCGAACCACCTGGTCTGGTCCCGCCTGCACGAAGAGCTCTGGGGCTACGCGCCGGGAGAATTTCCCGGCACCTACGGCGGCTTTGCCGACCGCGTCCACCCCGACGACCTCCCGCGCGTGAAGGAGGACGTCGCGCGAGGCCGCACCGACCGCACGCCGTTCGAGAGCGAGTTCCGCGTCGTCTGGCCCGACGGCAGTGTCCATTGGGTGCAGGCGCGCGGCGAGTTCGTGTTCGACGAGCACGGTCGCGCCGTACGGATGCGCGGCGTCGTGCTCGACGTCACGGCGCGGAAGGCGGCGGAAGCCTCGATGCGCGAGAACGAGGAGCGATTCAAGGAGGCGCAGCGCCACGCCGGCATCGGCAGCTGGCGCTACCTGCCCGGCGGCACGCTCATCTGGTCGGATCAGATGTACGAACTGTTCCCCCTGCCGCGCGACGTGGCGCCGACGTTCGATTCGATGGTGTCGGTGATCCACCCGGACGATCTGCGGGATGGTGTGCACCACCGGTTCGAACAGGCGGTGCGCACCGGCGCCCGCGAGTACCGCGCCGAGTACCGGGTGGCGTGGCCGGGCCAGCGCACCCGGACGCTGTTCTCGCAGGGAACGATCCGCCGCGGCGCCGGTGGCCAGCTGGTCGAAGTGGTCGGCACGGTCCAGGACGTCACCGAGCGCGCCCAGGCCGAGCAGCGCATCCGCAAGCTCAATCGCGTCTATGCCATGCTGAGCGCCATCAACGAGACGATCGTGCGGGAGCGCGAGCCCGCGACGATCCTCGCGGCCGCGTGCCGCATTGCCGTCGAGACCGGAGGCTTCCGCATGGCCTACGTCGGCCTGGTCGATCCGGACGGCCGTCTCGAGCTGCGCGCTCACGCCGGCGCCGACGAGAGCACGGTGGCGATCGTGCGCGAGCTCATCGCCGGCCGGCCGCCCGCCGGGTGCGCCTTCGCGACCCACGCGCTGGCCACGGGCCGTCACGCCATCTGCAACGACATCGCCGCCGACCCGCTCTCGGCTCCCTGGGCTGACGAGGCCGCCAGGCGCGGCTACCGCTCGCTGGCGGTGATGCCGCTCACCGGCGAGAGCGGGATCCTCCGTGCGGCTGCCGAGCGCGGCCGCCTCCGCGCGCAGGCGCTCCGCGTCGTTGAATCGGCCGGTCATGATCGCGCGCATCGCCTTGAGCAGCGCCGGCCGCCACAGATAGCGCGGGTGGCCCACCTCGCGCGCGATCGACTCCAGCCCCGCCAGCTCGCCGTCGGCGCCCGAGACGTCGCCCAGCTCCATGCGATCGATGAACGCGCGCGCCCGCGACTGGATGGCGAGCGCTCGATCGCCGCGCGCGATCGCCGCCGTCGCCAGCTCGGTCGCGAGCGGCAAGCGCTCCGCCGGCGGCGCGTAGTCGACCAGCGCGCCGAGGCCCGCGTGCAGCGTACGCAAGATGACGTCGGCGTCGGCGCCCGTGCGCGCGAGCGCGATCGCATCGCGCGCCAGCGCCACTGGTCCGTGCGGATCCACGATGACCTCGACCAGGTCCTCGCGCGCGCCCTGCAGCACCGCCTCCAGCACGCCCGGCACTTCCTCGATGCGGTCGCGCAGATCGCGCGCGGCGGCGGTCAATGCCCGCTCCGGCACATTGCCGGAAAGCGTCACGACCAGAACCGGGAATTCGGAGAGGTTGACCTCGTTGACGGTCGGTTCCTCTGCGGCTTGCGGCAGGTCGCGCTTGGCGTCCTGCACTTTCGCGCGAACGTCCTCCAGGGCGGTGGAAAGATCGGCGCCGGCATTGAACTCGACCAGCACATAGCCGCCGCCCTGATAGGCGGCCGAGCGCATCTCCTTGACGTTGGCGAGCCCTTTCATGCGCGTTTCGACCGGGCGCAGCAGAAGCCGTTCCGAATCCTCGGGCGAAATGCCCTGGTAGGCCAGGCTCACATAGATGATCGGAATCTGGATGTCGGGCTCGGCTTCCTTCGGCACCGTCTGATACGCCAGCGCTCCGGCGACCAGGAAAAAGAACATGATTGCCAGCGTGAGCCGCGCGTTGCGGATGGCGAGGCCGACAATATCCATGGGCTTGCCTTCCGTGGTCGCTATTGCATGCTGCCGGCGAGTTCGCCCGCAAGCTTGCGGATGGTCTCCGCGTCGGCCTCGACAACGTTGACGCGATCGCCTTCCGTTACCAGATCCTGGCCGGCGACGATGATCCTGGCGTCGGCCGGGATGCCGCCCAGAACCAGCCCCCTCGGCGTGTCGTCAATGATGTCGATCGGGAAGAACACGACATTGGAGTCCTTGTCGACGGCCCGGATGCCGAGGTCGCCGTTGCCTGAAAGCGTCACGACCGAGCGCGGCAGCACGATCGCGTCGGCCGGTGGCGCGCGCAGCGTGATTTCGGCGGTCATGCCCGCCGGCAGCTTCTTGTCCTCATTGGGGATGGCTACCTCGATGCGGAACGTGCGGGTCGCGGCGGACGCGTCGCGGCTTATATAGCGCAGGGTGCCCTTGACGGTCGTGCCGTCGACCAGCCGGATATCCGCCTCGCTGCCGAGCTTCAGGAATTGCAGATCGCGCTCGCTCACCTCGCCGATCGCCAGCAAGGGGTCGAGATTGATGATCGTCGCCACCTCCGACCCGGCCATGATGGCGCTGCCGCGCTCGACCGGCACGCGGTCGATGACGCCGTTGAACGGCGCGTGGATCTCGTGCTGGGCGAGTTCGGCCTTCGCCTTTTCAAGCTCCGCCTGGGCCGCCGCCAGCGCGGCGCGCGCCTGGTCGGCCTGGAGCTTGGGCGCGTTGCCCCCCTTGACCAGCCGTTCGGCCGCGCCGGTTTCGGCCTGGCGCTGCGTGACCATCGATTCGGCCATGCGGATGGCGGCTTCCTTGTCTTCGGCCTCGAGCCGCAGGATGAGGTCGCCCTTGTTCACATGCTCGCCCTGCCTGACAGGGAGCCGCTCGATGACGCCCATGACGCGGGTGGCGAGCAAGGCCCGCTTTTCAGCCTCGGTCTGGCCCGAGATGCGGATCGCCCGCGCGTGCTCGGCGCGCGGCGGCTTAAGCACCGCGACGGTGCGCAGCGGCAGGGCCGGCTTTTCGGTTTCGACCTTCCTGGCCTCGGCCTCAGGCGCGGCGCTGCCCACGGAGGAGAATTTGCCGGTGCCCATCCATGCGGCGAATCCGATCAGCACCAGAACCGCAGCCAACTTATGGTACCTGAACTTCGACATCATCGCTTTCCGTTCGCCGGCCTGAGCCGGTTTCGCCCCTTTGATCCCATATGGGTACGCGCGGTCAAAAACACACGCCCGGTCGAAACGCCGCCGGGGAGGGGGCGGGGGACAAGTACATCATCCGCCTGCCGCCCAAAAGCCAGAATTTCTGATCGACCGATGAAAGATTCCCGCGTCAATTCAGTTTCTTGACCTCATATACGGTCTCCCCGCCGGGGGCTTGGCCGGCAGAAAGTTCAGCGGGCGCGCCGCGCCGCCGCCGGCTTGGGCCGGCTGGCGAGGAAGGCGCGCACCCGGCTGCCGAGGCTGGGCTTGCGCTCGACCGGCGGAAGCGGAACGAAGTAGGCGGCCAGATCGACGGTGGGCCGTTCGCCGACGGCTTCCAGATGCTCGTCGAGCCAGTCGCTCGCGGCATTGCGGCCGAGATCGCGCAGATATTCGAGGAAGGCCCATTCGGCGCTGATCTTCGAGGAAGCCGACAGTTCCTTGAACGCTTCGTCGGCGTCGATCCGGTGCAGGCGGATGTCGCGGTATTCGCCCTTCGGGAGGCGTCCGGTGGCGATCAGCTCCTTGACGAAGGCGATCGCCCGGAATTCGCGCAGCAGCCCTGCATTGAAGGTGATTTCGTCGACGCGGTTCTGGATTTCGTTGGCGGTGCACGGCGTACCTTCGCGGATCACCGGGTTGATCTGCACGAGAAGCACGTCTTCCGTGTCGTTTGCGTAGAAGAAGGGGAAGATGGCGGGATTGCCGCCATAGCCGCCGTCCCAGTAGGGCGTGCCGTCGATCTCGACCGCCCGGAAGAGCTGCGGCAGGCAGGCCGACGCCATCACCGCGTCAAGGGTTATTTCCTCCGGGTTGAACACCTTGAGCTGGCCGGTCTCGACATTGGTGGCCGAGATGAACAGCTTGATCGCCTTGCAGGCGCGAACCTTCTCGAAGTCGATCTCGGCCTCCACCACGTCGCGCAACGGGTTGATGTCGAACGGGTTGGCGACATAGGGCGAGAACGCCCGGCTCATCAGGTCATACCAGTAATAGCCCGGCGAGTTCTCCACCGACCAGTTGCCGAGCAGCATGTCCCAGGGCGTGCGCTGGATCGGGCTGAAGCGGCCGTGGCGCGCCACGGCCAGCCAGAAGTCCAGAAGCTTCTGGCGCGCGCCGTCGGGGCCGCCGCGCTGCCAGCCGTCGACCAGCGCCACCGCGTTCATGGCGCCGGCGCTGGTGCCGGATATCGCGTCGATGGCAAGCCGCCCGTCCTCGAGCAGCCGGTCGAGCACACCCCAGGTGAAGGCGCCGTGCGAACCGCCGCCTTGCAGCGCGACGTTGATGGGTTTCGGAGCCGGGACTTCGCCGTTGGTGGTCATCGCTTACCCTCTGGATGATCGCGTAACCTTGCGATGCGGATGCCGTTTTCTCTCCTATGCCCCCGTTCCCGGTTCCGCTGCGCCGCCGATCGCGTGAAGCGGAAGCCTGCCGGGGCGCGCAACCTTGCGATCGCCCCGGCAGGCTGGCTCATTCCGCCGTCCAGCCGCCGTCCACCGAAATATGCGTGCCGTTTATCTCAGCGGCCGCCGGCGAGCACAGGAACGACACGGTCGCGGCGATCTGTTCCACCGTGACGAATTCCTTGGTCGGCTGCTTGTCCAGCATGACCTCGCGGATGACGGTCTCGCGGTCCATGTTGTGCGCCTTCATCTGGTCGGGGATCTGCGCTTCGACCAGCGGCGTGAGCACGTAGCCGGGGCAGATCGCGTTGCAGGTGATGCCGTCGCGGGCGATTTCCAGCGCGGTCGTCTTGGTCAGGCCCATGATGCCGTGCTTGGCCGACACGTAGGCCGACTTGAACGGCGAGGCGACGAGGCCGTGCGCGGAAGCAATGTTGACGATGCGTCCGCTGCCGGCCTTCTTCATCAGCGGAATGGCGGCGGCGGTGGTGTGAAACGCCGACGACAGGTTGATGGCGATGATCTGGTCCCATTTCGCCACCGGGAATTCCTCGATCGGCGCGACATGCTGCACACCGGCATTGTTGACGAGAATGTCGACCGTTCCGTGGATCTCGGCCGTCTTCGCCACCAGCGCCCGGCACTGGTCCGGCTTCGACATGTCGGCCTGGATATAAATCGCCTCGACGCCATGCTCCCTGGCGATGCCGTCCGCGATCGCATGATCCTCCGCGCTGTCGCTGAAGGAGTTGAGCACCAGCTTGCAGCCTTCGGCCGCGAATTTCCTGGCGATGGCAAGGCCGATGCCGGAGGTCGAGCCGGTAACGATTGCTACTCTTGGGAGGCTGGCAGGCATGGGGACGATCCTTCTATCCGTTTCCGCGCCGTATCGAGGATATTGCACCGCAGCAGAAATGCCAATGCCGAGCGAGCGCATGACCGCTATGCCGTTCGCCGCGGTCCGGGACCGGCGCCGGCCGGTTGGTACGCCAAGCAGACTTGCGTGGATTCGCCTGCCCTACCCTCCCGTATTGCCGCAGGTTTTGTCGGAAAGCCGTGAGACTGTTCCGAAACCTGCTCAGGATTGTCGCTGTCGGCGTTTTCCCCGCATTCCGAAAACGCTATGACGCGATAGCGGCGAGGCGTCCGCGAGGAGGGAGTCCGGCATTGAACGACCGCGTATCACCCCTGGCGCCCATGGCTTATCCCGTATTCCGGGACGTTTGGGCGGCAAGCCTCGCCTCCAACCTCGGTTCGCTCATTCAGGCGGTCGGAGCGGCATGGCTGATGACTTCGATTGCCGCCTCCGCCGACATGGTGGCGCTGGTGCAGGCGTCGATCGCGCTGCCGGTCATGATCTTTTCGCTGGCTTCGGGTGCCATCGCCGATAATTTCGACCGCCGCCGGGTGATGTTGATCGCGCAGCTTTTCATGCTGGCGGTGTCGGTCGCGCTGGCGGCCTGCACCTATGCGGGCCTGATCACGCCGTGGCTGCTGCTTGCCTTCACCTTCCTGATCGGGTGCGGCACGGCGCTTTACAATCCGTCCTGGCAGGCCTCGGTGGGCGATATGGTGCCGCGCCCCGTGCTGCCGTCGGCGGTGGCGCTCAACAGCGTCAACTTCAATCTCTCGCGCAGCGTCGGCCCGGCGATCGGCGGCATCATCGTGGCTTCCTTCGGCGCGGCGGCCGCCTTCTCGGTCAACGCCGTCAGCTACATTCCGCTCCTCTTCGCGCTCGGCCGCTGGAAGACGGTCATGCCGCCGGCGACGCTACCGCCCGAACCGCTCGGAACGGCCATGACCGCCGGCCTTCGCTACGTGGCGATGTCGCCGCATATCGAAAAGGTTCTGCTGCGCGCCTTTGTCTTCGGCTTCACGGCGATCATCGTGCTTGCGCTGCTGCCGCTGGTTTCGCGCGACCTGCCCGGCGGCGGCCCGCTGCTCTACGGCCTGCTGCTGGGCTGCTACGGCATCGGCGCGGTCGGCGGCGCCTTCGTCGGAACCCGTGCCCGTGAAAAGTGGGAGAACGAGTGGGTGGCGCGCGCCGCTTTCATCGGTTTCGCGGTGTGCGCCGTCCTGGTCGCGCTCGCCCCCAACGCCTGGGTGGCTGGCGCCGGCATGGCGATTGGCGGGGTGTGCTGGGTGCTGGCGCTCGCCATGTTCAACGTCACGGTGCAGCTTTCGACGCCGCGCTGGGTACTCGGGCGGGCGCTGGCGCTCTATCAGACCTGTGCCTTCGGCGGCATGGCGCTGGGAAGCTGGATCTGGGGCCTGGTCGCCGAGAAGTATGGCATCGATGCCGCCCTGCTGGCCGCCGCGGTGCTGATGCTCGGCGGTGCCGCGATCGGGCTCAGGCTGGCGCTGCCCGACAAGCTGCCGGACAATCTCGACCCCCTCAATCGCTGGCAGGTGCCGCATCTCGCGCTCGACCTGCGTGGCCGCAGCGGTCCGGTCGCCGTGCTGATCGAGTACATCATCCGCGAGGAGGACACTCCAGCCTTCCTGGAAGCCATGAACGAGCGCCGCCGCATCCGCCGGCGCGACGGCGCGCGCCAATGGGAACTGCTGCGCGACACCGAGCGGCCGGAACAATGGATCGAGTCCTACCACGTGCCCACCTGGACCGACTACCTTCGGCACAATTTGCGCCGCACCCAGGCCGATGCCGGCGTGGCCGACCGAATCCAGGATCTGCACAGCGGCGCCGAGCCGCCGAAAGTACACCGCATGGTCGTGCGCCCGACCGACTGGACCGAACCGGGGCTGCAGACCAAGACGCATGTCGATGTGTGATATTGGAGAAGGCTCCTTCCGGATCCTGAGACCGGTGCGCACTTCACCGGCTTCAGCGACAACTGGTGGATCGGCCTGGCGATGCTCCACACCCTGTTCACGCAGGAGCACAATCACATCTGCGACCTGCTCAAGCACCAGAACCCGAAATGGGACGACGAGCAGCTCTACCGCAAGGCCAAGCTGATCAACTCGGCGCTGATGGCGAAGATCCATACGGTCGACTGGACGCCCGCCATCCTGCCGCATCCCATCCTGGTCACGGCGCTGAGGACCAACTGGTCGGGGCTGGCCGGCGACGATCTCCAGGACGCGCTGCAGTTCCTCGACGAGAAGGAGCTCCTCGGCGGCATCATCGGCTCGAGGGCCGAGCACCACGCCGCGCCGTACGCGCTCACCGAGGAGTTCGTCTCGGTCTACCGGATGCACCCGCTCATCCCGGACGACGTCGCGTTCCACTCGCTGGCCACAGGCGGCCTGCTCGAGAAACGCGACCTCAACGAAGTGTCGGGCAAGCGCACGCCGGCGATCGCCGAGCGGATCACGATGCCGGATCTGTTCTACTCGTTCGGCATCTCCCATCCGGGCGCGGTGACGCTGCACAACTTCCCAAAGACGTTGCAGAACCTGCGCACGGACAAGGGCGAGCACCTCGATCTCGCCGCCATCGACATTCTGCGCGACCGCGAGCGCGGGGTTCCGCGCTACAACCAGTTCCGCCGCCTCCTCCACAAGCCGCCGGTGAAATCGTTCGACGAGCTCACCGACAACGCCACCTGGCGGAAGCAGCTCAAAGAGGTCTACAACAACGACCTCGAGAAGGTCGACTTGATGACGGGGTTGTACGCCGAGCCGCTGCCGCCCGGTTTCGGGTTCAGCGAGACGGCGTTCCGGGTGTTCCTGCTGATGGCGTCGCGCCGGCTGAAGAGCGACCGCTTCTTCACCGACGATTTCCGGCCGGAGATCTACACCGAGCTGGGGATCGACTACATCAAGAAGAACTCGATGCTGACGGTGCTGAAACGCCAATTTCCGCAGCTGGCGCCGGCCCTCGAAGGAGTGACGAACGCGTTCGCACCGTGGAAGGCGATCACGAAGCCGGCGGAGTTGTAATTGCGGCGCGCGCCCTCACCATGGCGGCCGCGTTGTCGCGATAATCTTGGACTCAGAAGACAGATGCGGCGTTCTGCCCTATTGCGCATGTCTGTACTCTGCGTGCTGATCGCTACGCGGCCGCTTCATCTGCCCTGAACGTCTCCGCCCAGGGTCAATGGTTCGACGCATATCGCGAAGGCCGCGCGGCTTTCCAGACCAAAGGTTCTGGTTTCATCGTCACCGCCGCGAAGGGCCTCCTCCATATCGTCACCGCGCTGCATGTCCTCGCCCAGAGGACGGCCCCAAGAAGGAGGCAGCATAGTGATCACGCGGCTTGCCACGCTGGACGATGTCATCGGCGCGCTCATCGCCCTCGAAGCGCGGCACACGGCGCGGCGCGACCGCCGCGCCGTCTTCGTGACGGTCTACACGCTGATGTCGCAGGAGATGAAGCGGCGCATCGAGCGCGGCGCTTTCCGCGACAACGAATGGGTGCGGAGATACACGATCGCGTTTGCGAACCTGTACTGCGCGGCGCACGACGATTTCGACAGCGGTCGTGCCGTGTCCAAGGCGTGGACGATCGCCTTCGAGACGGCGCGGGGCGGCGACGCGCTGGTGACGCAGGATCTCCTGCTCGGCATCAACGCCCACATCAACCACGACCTCGCGCTGGCGCTCGACGAGGTCTCGATCGAGCCCGATCGCGCCGCACGGCTCGCCGATCATTCCGCGGTCAACGAGGTGTTGCAGGCGTTGACCGATGAGGTGGGCCGCCGGGTCAGCGACCTCTACGCGCGCGGCCTGGCCGGCGTGGACGCCTGCGTGGGAACACTCGATGAGGCGGTCAGCAACTTCAGCATGGCGGTGGCCCGCGCCGGCGCGTGGGAGTCGGCGGTGGCCCTGGCAAATGCGCGCGCCGACGTCGAGCGCCGGGTCATTCGGCGGATGCTGGATCTTCGGTCGGCGGTGATGGCGCGGCTGATCCTCGCGCCGAACCTGAACCCGCTGCTGCTTGCCAAGTGCCGGGGCGTCGAGCAGAGCGCTTGGTGGGAGCTGCTCAGCGCGGCCCGCGCGGCCGTGCACACGGAAACGAGGTCAGCATGAACGGAACCGGCACCATCTCGGCACCGCAGGAACGCGTCGATCCCGATGAACCGGCGGTCGTCGCCAACTTCATCGCGTTTCTCAAGGAAGCGAGCCGGCGGCGGCATCCGACCGGCCCGATCCAGCGTTTCAACCAGGGGCGGGATTCCGGGTGCGTCGAAGCGGAATTCACCGTGCTCCCCGACCTGCCGGGAGATCTACGGGTCGGATTGTTCGCCGCTCCGCGCACCTACCGTTCCTGGATCCCGGCGCGCACGGCGCCGATCCCGCGGACGCGTTCACCGTCGTCGCGCCCTCGCTGCCGGGCTACGGGCTCTCATTCGCGCCGAACCAGCCGCGGTTCAACATCGCCGCGATGGCCGACACCTTCGCATCGCTGATGACCGATGTGCTGGGCCACCGCCGCTTCGCCGCGCAGGGCGGTGACTGGGGCGCGTTCATCACGGCGCAGCTCGGGCTCACATATCCCGAGCGGCTCGTGGGCATCCACGTCACGCTGCTCGCCGCGCGTCGCGATCGCAACGCGTCGGGCGACCCGAGCCCGGAAGAGCAGGCGTACCAGGACCAGCTTCGCCGGTGGGAGCGCGAGGAGACCGGGTACCAGTGGATCCAGGGCACCAAGCCGCAGACGCTGGCGTATGGGCTCACGGACTCGCCCGTCGGGCTCGCGGCCTGGATCGCGGAGAAGTTCCGGACCTGGAGCGATTGCGGCGGCGACATCGAGCGGCGCTTCAGCAAGGACGAGCTGCTGACGAACGTCATGCTGTACTGGGTGACCGGCGCCATCAACTCGTCGTTCTGGCCGTACTACGCCCGGCGCCACGAGCCGTGGCCGATGGCCGAGGGCCAGCGCATCGCCGTGCCGACGGCGTACGCGGCGTTCCCGGCGGAGATCCTGCACCCGCCGCGCGCGTGGGCCGAGCGCGCCTACAACATCTCGCGCTGGACGACCATGCGCGCCGGCGGCCACTTCGCCGCGCTGGAGGAGCCGCAGGCGCTCGCCGAGGACATCCGCGCGTTCTTCCGGCCGCTGCGCTAGCGGCGGATAAGGGCCCATCTGCTTCGTTGCGTGCCGCGCCACGCGCGAGATGGCTGGCTCGTCCCATCGTTCGTCTGCGGGGCCCAGACGGCCCCGCACTCCCCACACGCGCAGCGACGCCTCGCGGGCTGCCTTCGGGCGGCGCCTCGCATCTGGACCCTTCTCCACCGCTAGCGACGGTGGCCCCACGCGCATCTACGACAACCTCCGACAAGACCTCTTTCGCGCTAGGGTCGGCTGCCGAGGACGGCCGTCGCGGTCGCGTCCTCGCCGCCGCGGAGATAGACGAGCGTCACCCGGTCATCGGGCCGCCGGCTGTCGAGCGCGCGGCGCAGGTCCTCGAAACGCGTGATCGTCTCCTCCCCGATCCGCACGATCACATCCCCGGTCTGGAGCCCGGCCCGCTCGGCCGCGCCGCCCGGAATCACGGAGCCCAGCCGGATGCCGCCGGATTCCGAGCGCACGTCGACCGACACACCGAGAAACGCCCCGCCGCTTCGCGCTCCCGCCTCAGGGGCTCGCCGCGCGCCCGTGGCCGGCGGCGCGACCTTCACGTAGGAGGGACGCGCGCCTCCGCCCAGCCGCTCCGCGATGCGCAGCGACACGCGAGCCGCGTCCGCCATGCCGGCGACGTTCAGCTTGTCCGCCGTGTCGCCGGGCGTGTGGTAATCGTCGTGGACGCCGGTGTTGAAGAACAGCACGGGGACGCCGGCCGCGTAGAACGAGGAGTGGTCCGACGGCCCGAACGGCGAATCGTGGAGCGCGACGTCGAGCCGCTCTCCTTGCACACCTTCGGCGACCAGCGCGCGCAGCGGCGCGGCGCTCTCGACGCCGCCGATGTGAAGCCGACCTTGCCGCATGCGGCCGACCATGTCGAAGTTCAGCATCGCCGCCGTGCGATCGATGGGCACGGCCGGGTGCCGGACGTAGTGCGCCGATCCGAGCAGCCCGATCTCCTCGCCGGAGAAGAGCGCCACGACCACGGTGCGCGGCAGGCCGCCGCCCGCGGCGAGCGCGCGAGCGAGGCCGAGCACCACCGACGTGCCCGAGGCGTTGTCGTCCGCACCGTGGTGCACCGCGAGGCCGGATCGCCCCAGGTGGTCGTAGTGCGCCCCGAGCACGATCGCCTCCGACGCGAGCGCGGGGTCGACGCCCGGCAGGATGCCGATCACGTTCGCGGTCGTGCGCGGCTGTCGATCGAGGCGCACGCGAATCCGCAGGGACAGACCGGGGATGTCCCCTGACGGCGCGGTCGCCAGCCTGGCCGCGCTGGTGCCGGCAGAGGCGAGCAGTCCATCGATCGCCTGACGCGTGATGGACGCCGACACGAGCCTCACCGCGGTCTCGGTTCCCGCGACCGGAGGCAGCGCGTCGCCTGCGATCAGCACCGCCGCCGCGCCGTGCCGCCGCGCCGCGATCAGCTGCTCGAGGCGCGAGACATCGCGCTCCCCGCCGTCGAGCACGAGCGCGATCTTGCCCTTCACGTCGGCGCCGGCATATCCGTCGCTTCCGCGCCCGGACACGGCGGCGCCGCTCCGGACCCAGGCCACCGGGGCCGTCACATCCCCTTCCAGTGAGCCGCCGTGCGGCTGCCAGTCGCGTCCCACGATGAGCGGCGCGGACGGGGGTGCGAGCGGCTCGAGCGCCGTCGTCGCCGCGATGCCCGTGACGCTGCCGACGGCGAACCACTGAAGGAACGTGCCGCCGTCGCCCCCCGGCCGAAGCCCCATGGCGGCGAGACGGTCGGCCAGATAGCGCGCCGCGCGCGCGCCACCGTCCGTGCCGGACGCGCGGCCTTCCATCTCCGGCGCGGTGAGCGCGGCGACGTGCTGGGCGAGCTCGTCGGCGGTCGGCGGTTGCGCCCGGGCGCCGCCGATCCTAGAGGAGGAGGCGACGACCGGGGCGATCGTCGGCGGCGCCGGTCCGGCGGCGAGGCCGCGTCCCGCGAGACCGCCGGGCTGGCCGCCCAGACCGAGAATGCCCGTCGATAGGATGACCGCGAGCAGGACGCGAGCTCCGCTCGCCACCCCGGAACGAGCATATCGGCGCATCACATTCGCCATTGTACGCGCCGCTCGGAGACGCGGCGTCGGACGCGGCCCTTGCGGCGCCCGCATGCGCGAGCCGCCGCCCTCATGGCACCGCGGGAAAGCCGCCAGGACCCTCAATTTTAGGATTGACTGCCAGCACGTCTTAGCCTAGCCTTATCGCCGGAGCCTGACATGCCGCACGCCGCGCTCGTCACCGACGATCTCCCGTCGTTCCTATCCGCTGGCCCGGCCCATCCAACCGACGATCGCCTCGCTCGCTGCCTCTTGCGGCAGGCACAGGGCAGCTTCCAGAAGTGGCCCGAGGGCTTCGGCGGCTTCCGCGCGTCGGTCGCGTGTCAGACGGGAGACGGGCCGGTCGGCGGGCGCGTCGCCGTAACGGCCCAAGGTCACGTCGCCGTCGACTGCGGCAACCCGATCGTCCGGACCCTCTTGCACGACATGCTGGCCACCGTCGCGCTCGACCGGACCCCCCGCTTCTTCGACGAGGGCGACGGCCGCTTCCCGATCAGCTTCGCGGACGCGGGCGACGCTTCGCCGTGCCGGGTCGTCCACGTGCACGCCCGTCTCGGCGCCCTCCGGTACCACATCGACGCGAAGAGGCGGGTCCTCGCCATCGAGCGCATCACCCACGGTCTGCGCGCGGTCACCGCGTTCGAGGGGTTCATGCGCACGACGCCCGGCCGCGTGCTGCCGACGCAGACGGTCAGCTCCACCTGGGACGTCGCCACCGGAGCCTTGCTGCGCTCCGAGTCGGTGCACGACAGCCATCGGCGCGTCGAGCACGTGTGGCTGCCGTCCGCTCGGCGCATCGCGCGAAGCGGCGACGCCCCGCCGATCGTCCTGTCCCTCCTCGATCACGAGTTGCTCTGAGCGTCGGGCGCCGGCCCGGCGCCTTGTTGGGCCTCCGCGCGGGCGCTACACTGTCGGCAACACCCACGACAGCCTCGTAGCCACCCAGCAACACGAGGGGAACCCCGACATGCAAGGCGATCCGCGGATCATCGACCTTCTGAACCATGTGTTGCGCAAGGAGCTGACGGGCATCAACCAGTACTTCATCCACTCCCGCATGTGCAAGAACTGGGGCTACGCGGTGTTGACGAAGGTGCACTACGACGAGTCGATCGACGAGATGAAGCACGCGGACAGGATCATCGAGCGCATCCTGTTCCTCGACGGGGTCCCGAACCTGTCGGACTACGATCCCATCCTGATTGGCCAGAACGTCAAGCAACAGATCGACAACGACCTCTCGCTGGAGATGGCTGCGCTCGAGGTGCTGCGGCCGGGCGTCCGGCTCTGCCTCGAGGCGGGCGATCACGCGACGCGCGAGCTGCTCGAACACATCGTCGAGGACGAGGAGCGGCACGTGGACTGGCTCGAAGCGCAGCTGCACAAGATGCGCGAGGTCGGGTACGAGGCCTACCTAGCCCAACAAATCTACTCCAAGTAGTCCCCGGAGAACGATAAGGGCCCATCTGCTTCGTTGCCGCCCTCGTCCGGGCGCTCAACGTACAGAAAGTACGCCTCGCGCCCGGCCTTCGGGCGGCGCCTCGCATCTGGACCCTTCTCGTTCCCCGGGGCCGCCCGGTGCTTGGACAGCTCGCAGGTGCGCTTATCGACGAGCCATCGCGCGCCGGCCTCGCTACTGCACCCTTCTCGGCGTCCGACAGTTTCGTGGGCGCGCGGCCTGATGCGTCAGGCTGGTTTTGGGACTGTTGCCCAGGTTTTTGTCTTGAGGGATTCGAGGACTGCGTCCAGGACTTCTTGGGCTCGGAGGCCGTCTTCGAGCGAGGGGGACGGCGAGGTCGTGTCGCCCTTCTGGATCGCCGTCAGGAAGCGCTTCACGAGCGGACCGATCGTGGCCTTGCCCGTCACCTCGACCTGATCGCCCTCTCCCGCCGCCTTCGGCAGGCCGGCCGGGACCGACACCTTCGCGAGCGGGCCGCTGCCCTCCGTCGCCATCAGCTCGCCGCGATACCACTGGCGCTCGACGCGGTCGAGCCGATACTGGAGGCCGCCGTTCGCCCCGTAGCACTCGACCGTCTGCTCGTTGGCGCCGCGCGCCACGCGGCTCACGGTGAACGTCGCTCGCGCGCCGGAGGCGAGCTCGGCGATGACCGAGCAGAAGTCCTCGGCGTCCGCGGGCCGGTCCACGCCGGGCGCGGAGCGCGACGGGAACGCGATGCCGTCGTCGGCGATGACGCGCGCGATCTCGCCGAAGTTCCAGCGGAGCAGATCGATCACGTGCACGCCCATGTCGCCCATGGCCCCGTGCCCCGCCTGGGCGCGGTCCATGCGCCACGTGCCGGGCGCGCTCTCCTCGGCCCACCGCGCCCCGAGCCACCGCGCGCCGATGTGAAACGGGCGGCCGACGTGGCCAGCTTCCACCATTGCGTGAAATCGCTGCATGGCCGCCGGGAAGCGCCAGTTGAAGCCCGTCATGCCGACGCGACCGGCGCGCGCCGCAGCGTCGACGATCTCGCGCCCCTCGGCGGCCGTCATCGCGAGCGGCTTCTCGCAGAGCACGTGCGCGCCGCCGCCGAAGGCCTCGAGCGCGATGGCCTTGTGCAGATGCGGCGGCGTGGCGATCACGACGATCTCGGGTCGAGCCTGCGCCAGCATGTCCTCCCATCGCGCGTACACCTGGGGCACGCCGTACTTGTCTGCGACCGCGCGCGCCGTCGCCTCGTCGCGCTGGCACACCGCGACCACCTCGGCCCCGTTGGTCTGGAATGCTGGAATATGCGCTCGGCCATAACCGAGACCGATGATGCCCACCGTGGGCTTGCGCTTGGCCATCGTCGCGACTCTCCTCTCGATCGTGAAGTGGCACAAGCTGTCCTTCGCCTGCGCCGGTCGTCTCGCGTCCCTCGCGGGCGCCGCGTCTACCGTATCACGCTGCCGCGCGGCCAATCCCTGGGGTAAGCTGCGGGCACCGCACCGCCGACTCGATCAGGAGGGCACACCATGACCACGCTCAAGACGCGGCTCGCCCAGGCCGCCGACGCGCTCGGCGGCGAGCTCGAGGCGCTCTCGCATCGCATCCACGCGCATCCCGAGCTCGGCTTTGCGGAAGTCCAGGCGGCCGCGTGGCTGGCCGAGTTCCTCGGCGCGCACGGGTTCGAGGTCGAGCGCGGCGTCGCGGGTATCGAGACGGCCTTCCGCGGCACGATCGAGACGGGCGCGGGGCCGACCATCGCGATCCTGTGCGAGTACGACGCGCTGCCCGGCATCGGGCATGCGTGTGGACACAACGTGATCGGCGCGGCGGGCGCCGGGGCGGGCGCGGCGCTGGCCGCGGTGCGCGACGCGTTGCCCGCGGGGCGCATTCAGATCATCGGCACGCCGGCCGAGGAGGGCGGCGGCGGGAAGGTGAAGCTCGTCGAGGCGGGGGCGTTCCGCGACGTCGACGCCGCGATGATGGTGCACGGCTTCGATCGGAACGTGCTGCACCAGACGCTCCTCGGCGTGACGCGCACGGCGTTTCAGTGGAGCGGCAAGGCCGCCCACGCCTCGGCGGACCCGTGGGCGGGCGTCAACGCGCTCGACGCGTGCATCCAGACGTTCAACGCCGTGGCGATGCTGCGCCAGCAGATGCACCCGTCCTGCCGCATCCACGGCATCATCACCGACGGCGGCGCGGCGGAGAACATCATTCCCGAGCGCGCGGCGGCCACGTTCTCGGTCCGGGCGCCGAGCGTCGACGCGATGTGGAGCCTGCACGCGCGCGTGCAGGCGTGCGCCGAGGGCGCGGCGGCCGCCACCGGCACCGCGGTCGAGGTGCGGCCGCAAGACGTGGTCTACGAGCCGATGGATGCGAGCGCGGTGCTCCTCGAGCTGTTCGCGGAGAACCTGCGGGCGCTCGGCGTGCCGATCGACGAGCCCGTGGCGGACCGCACGGCGTCATCCGACATCGGCAACGTCAGCCAGGTGGTGCCGACGATTCACCCGTGGATCGCCATTGCGCCCAAAGGGATGGCGATCCACACACGCGAGTTCCGCGACAGCGCCGCGAGCCCGCTCGCCCGCGCGGGCCTGCTCGCCGGCGCGAAGGCGATGGCGATGACGACGGTCGATCTACTGTCGAACACGGGCGCGCTGGCAAAGGCAAAAGCGGAGTTCACGGCCAAGCGCTCCCCGCGTTCGCCCTCGTAGTGTCCATGGCGACTCGCCCTTATCCGCCCGCTAACCGGTGAAGATCGACTCGGGGAGCGCGGCCGAGACGATCCAGTTCGGCGCGTCGACGATCTCGCTGATCGAGAGGTCGACCGCCACGCTGGACAGGATGTACGCGTCCTCCCGGGAGAGCCCGCGCTCCTCGACCAGGTGGTCGATCATGTAGCGGATCGCCTGCTGGGCGGAGGCGTAGAGATCGGGCCCGTGCGCGGTCGTGACGAAGCGCGTGCCCTCGGGGCGCCGCGCCGCGGCGCTCGTGCGGAGCCGCGGCTCCGGGAGCGGGTGCCCGCGGCGCAGATTGAACCGCAGCGTCACGTGAGCCGCCATCTCGACCGCCGTGACGCACACCTCGCCGTCGCCCTGGGCGCCGTGCCCGTCGCCGATGCTGAACAGCGCGCCGTCGACCCACACGGGCAGATACAGCGTCGATCCGACCGTCAAGTGCTTGATGTCCATGTTGCCGCCGTTCTTCCGCGGCGGCATCGTGCTGTGGCCCCCTGGCTCGTCGAGCGCGGTGCCCATGACGCCGGGGAAGCAGGCGAGCGGCACGGCGATCGGCTGCCGCCCCATCCGCGCGTACGCGCCGTCGGAGACGTCCCAGATCTGGAGGTGCGGCTTCGGAAAGTCCGCCTCCGGCAGGAGCCCGCGCCCGGGGCGAATCGCCGTCCACCCGAAGTCGGCGGCCGGCTCCATGGCGAGCACCTCCACCACGAGCGTGTCGCCGGGGGCCGCGCCGTGCACGCGCACCGGGCCCGTCAGCGGATGGCCGCGAAACGGCCCTCGGCCGAGGACGTCGTCGTGCGTCGACGCTCGTGAATAGTAGCCGTCCGCCGCGTCGCGCGTGTCGAACACGACGGTGTCGCCCGGCGCGATCTGAAGGCGCGGCGCGATGGCGTTGTTCCACTCGTAGTGCACCTCATCGGCTGCCAGACGGTGCAGGTCAGCCATCGGCGCGACCGAGGATCACGTCGACCGCGGGGCGGCAGGCACGGCGCGTCGACTTCGCGCGGCTCATGACCCGAGGCGCTCGTACAGGATGTGGCGCCGGTTCTTCGTGTGGGGCCGCACCTCGCCGGGCCAGCGACCCTGGTCGACGGCGCGCCCCCACGCGTCGCTCGTCAACACCTCGGGGCTCTCGATCTCGTAGAGCGCGTTGAAGCGCGGCTCGTTCTCGAACACGATCGTCTTCTTCTCGCCGCCGATCACCAGCTCGAGCGGGCGCACCCTGACGCGCGTGACCGACACGACGCCTGGCACGGTGAGGAGAAGCGGCACGTGCTCCTTGTCGTACACCTCGTGGAACAGCTGCTCGCGGCTCGGCTCGACGTCCATGGCGGCGCTGAAAAGATAGCGGGTCTGGATGGACATGGCGGTGCTCTCCTCTCGGAAAGTGGTCGCGTCGGATCCCCGTGAATTCACTGGCCGTCGTTTTACAACGTCGTGACTGGGAAAACCCTGGCGTTACCCAACTTAATCGCCTTGCAGCACATCCCCCTTTCGCCAGCTGGCGTAATAGCGAAGAGGCCCGCACCGATCGCCCTTCCCAACAGTTGCGCAGCCTGAATGGCGAATG
>OEPA01000029.1_pt1 | contig 1524 bp, 1 predicted proteins | sample 1539501 | NCBI WGS metagenome assembly OEPA01 (sample SAMN02393684, study PRJEB22366) | soil metagenome | biome: freshwater stream | place: Canada: Laurel Creek, Waterloo, ON
AAGTGCGTGAATTCTGGGGCTGGTGGATGGAGCTGGAAGCGCAGGAATCCCGTTTTACCTACAGTTACCAGTTTGGTCTGTTCGATAAAGCAGGCGACTGGAAGAGTGTTCCGGTAAAAGACACTGAAGTGGTTGAACGACTGGAGCACACCCTGCGCTGAGAGATCCCCTCATAATTTCCCCAAAGCGTAACCATGTGTGAATAAATTTTGAGCTAGTAGGGTTGCAGCCACGAGTAAGTCTTCCCTTGTTATTGTGTAGCCAGAATGCCGCAAAACTTCCATGCCTAAGCGAACTGTTGAGAGTACGTTTCGATTTCTGACTGTGTTAGCCTGGAAGTGCTTGTCCCAACCTTGTTTCTGAGCATGAACGCCCGCAAGCCAACATGTTAGTTGAAGCATCAGGGCGATTAGCAGCATGATATCAAAACGCTCTGAGCTGCTCGTTCGGCTATGGCGTAGGCCTAGTCCGTAGGCAGGACTTTTCAAGTCTCGGAAGGTTTCTTCAATCTGCATTCGCTTCGAATAGATATTAACAAGTTGTTTGGGTGTTCGAATTTCAACAGGTAAGTTAGTTGCTAGAACCCATGGCTCCTTTGCCGACGCTGAGTAGATTTTAGGTGACGGGTGGTGACAATGAGTCCGTGTCGAGCGCTGATTTTTTCGGCCTTTAGAGCGAGATTTATACAATAGAATTTGGCATGAGATTGGATTGCTTTTAGTCAGCCTCTTATAGCCTAAAGTCTTTGAGTGACTAGATGACATATCATGTAAGTTGCTGATAGGTTTCCAGTTTTCCGCTCCTAGGTCTGCATATTGTACTTTTCCTCTTACTCGACTTAACCAGTACCAACCCAGCTTCTCAACGGATTTATACCATGGCACTTTAAAGCCAGCATCACTGACAATGAGCGGTGTGGTGTTACTCGGTAGAATGCTCGCAAGGTCGGCTAGAAATTGGTCATGAGCTTTCTTTGAACATTGCTCTGAAAGCGGGAACGCTTTCTCATAAAGAGTAACAGAACGACCGTGTAGTGCGACTGAAGCTCGCAATACCATAAGTCGTTTTTGCTCACGAATATCAGACCAGTCAACAAGTACAATGGGCATCGTATTGCCCGAACAGATAAAGCTAGCATGCCAACGGTATACAGCGAGTCGCTCTTTGTGGAGGTGACGATTACCTAACAATCGGTCGTTCTGTTACTTGTTATGTTTTGTTCTCGCTTTGGTTGGCAGGTTACGGCCAAGTTCGGTAAGAGTGAGAGTTTTACAGTCAAGTAATGCGTGGCAAGCCAACGTTAAGCTGTTGAGTCGTTTTAAGTGTAATTCGGGGCAGAATTGGTAAAGAGAGTCGTGTAAAATATCGAGTTCGCACATTTTGTTGTCTGATTATTGATTTTTGGCGAAACCATTTGATCATATGACAAGATGTGTATCTACCTTAACTTAATGATTTTGATAAAAATCATTAGGGGATTCATCAGTACAACGCCCCCAGGTTACGACCATAATCGAAAGAACC
>OEPA01000082.1_pt1 | contig 1027 bp, 1 predicted proteins | sample 1539501 | NCBI WGS metagenome assembly OEPA01 (sample SAMN02393684, study PRJEB22366) | soil metagenome | biome: freshwater stream | place: Canada: Laurel Creek, Waterloo, ON
TTGGTCGATCTCAGTCGCCAGGCGAATACGCGTCAGCGGCGTGCGCAAGTCGTGACTTACCCCCGCCATCAGCAGCGTGCGGTCATCCGCCAGTTGCTTAACACCAGCCGCCATATGGTTAAAGGCACGGGTAACGGAACGCACCTCCGAAGCGCCATACTCACGCAGCGGCGGCGGAATAATCCCTTTACCAACCTGCAAGGCTGCGTGTTCGAGATCGACCAACGGTCGGTTCTGGATACGAATAAACAGCCACGCCCCGCCTATCGCCAATAGCATAATCGCCAGCCTATAGCGGAACAGCGGAGAGAAATCGCCCTGATGAATTTCGGTCAGCGGCACGCGTACCCAGATATTGGGCGACAGCCAGGTTTTCAGCCAGACGACAGGCGAACTTTTGTTGACCTCAACGCGCACTTCCGTCGGGCCGCCCAGTTGCTGCGCCATCTGATGGCTTAAGAATTCATAGTGTTGCGCCCAACGCAGACCTGCCTCTTCGGCAGCCTCGTTGGAGTAGAGAGAGATCCCCAGCTCACGGTAGATCTCCCGACGGAAAGCGGGGGCACAACCAACTGCGTGCCGTCCTCCAGTTGCAGTTTGTCGGTCATCAACATACGCACTTCGTACGCGAGGACTTTATTAAACTGCTGGAGGCTCGGCAAAATCGCGAAGTTCAGCACCACCAGATAAGTCGTCACCAGGCTGGCGAACAGCAAGGTGACGATGAGCAATAACGTACGGGCAAATGAACTTCGTGGCGAGAAGCGCAATCGCCTCATGCTTTAGAGCCGTCCGGTACAAAGACGTAGCCCAGACCCCAGACGGTCTGAATGTAACGCGGATGCGCTGGATCTTCTTCCACCATGCGGCGCAGACGCGAAATCTGCACGTCGATGGAGCGTTCCATTGCGGAATATTCACGACCACGGGCAAGGTTCATCAGCTTATCGCGGGAGAGCGGCTCACGCGGATGGCTGACCAGTGCCTTCAGTACCGCAAACTCACCGCTGGTGAGCGGCATCGGCTC